>SAMEA3663297__coassemble_301_pt1 | contig 30098 bp, 27 predicted proteins | sample SAMEA3663297__metabat2_low_PE_027 | metagenome-assembled genome bin SAMEA3663297 (sample SAMEA3663297) | pig gut metagenome | biome: pig gut; feature: pig-associated habitat; material: faeces | place: China | collected 2013
TTAATGCTTTGCTTTTCGCTTCCCTTATTGACAGGCGGTTTTGTTTCGCCTGCCCTTACATGCGTCTTATGGTTTATTCCCTTATGTGGAATGAACGTTTCTTTTTTATTGGCAAAAGAAGAGCTTTTAATTATTGCATCAACCTCTTCGTTGCTTAAAAATCCGGTTGTACTTTCCTTTGCCTCCCGTTTAAGCCGCATCCTGATCTGCTCATCTGTAAGCTTCTTAGTCGGACTTAGGTAGGATGGCATATGCATGTGAAGCTTTACCTCATTCCACGGGATTATAACACCAGCTCCGTGCGAACAGAATACCGAGTCGGCGGTGTTTCTAACATCCCTTTCTGCATCATATCCGGTTTTTTCAATTACTTCTTCCGTGTTGTGGCACTCGCTGTACCCTCTAAGTGAAACACTAAGCTTTCCAAGACCACCTGTATATGAAGTGACATCACTTGAATACCCTGTAAGTGTTGAAACAGGTGCACTGCCCCTTAATACTGCATTTTCTCCATAGGTTTCAGGACTGAAGGCTTTAGCATACATACGCTCAAGGTCAGTCATTGCGCGCCCTATATGTTTTGAAGGAATTTCAAGCTCAAAATTGTAATAAGGCTCTAATAGCTTAGTCTCTGCCTGCATAAGTCCGTTTCTTACGGCGCGGTATGTTGCCTGTCTGAAATCTCCGCCTTCTGTATGCTTTATATGTGCCTTTCCGCCCACCAATGTTATTTTCATATCGGTAATCGGAGAGCCTGTAAGTACACCCTTGTGAACCCTTTCCTTAAGATGCGTGACAATAAGTCTCTGCCAGTTCTTATCAAGAATATCTTCGCTTAAGTCAGTTTCAAAAACTAGTCCTTCCCCTTCTTCAAGCGGTTCTAGCAAAAGATGAACCTCTGCATAATGTCGTAACGGTTCAAAATGTCCGACACCTTCAACTGTGTTTTTGATAGTTTCCCTGTATATAATCCGCTTTTCACCAAATTCAACATTAAATGAAAAGCGCTCAAAAATCCTTCTTTTAATAACCTCTGTCTGAACCTCACCCATTAATGAAATGCTTATTGAATGGGTTTCAGGGTTATATTCTATACTTAAATCAGGCTGCTCCTCAGAAAGCATTAATAGTTTGCTGATTGCATCGGATTCATTAATATCCTTTGGCAGAATTAAGGAATATGACAAAACAGGAGTGATACCCTTTGATGCTTTGCCTTCTTCCATGCCGATTCCCTGTCCGCTGTAGGTTTCAGATAAGCCGCTTACCGCTACGATTTGTCCGCAATTTGCGCTCGATACGGCAGTATACTTAACCCCGTCGTAAATCTTTATTGCTGTTACTTTTTCATTTAATATAGTATCTCTTACATTCAGGCATCCGCCTGTAATCTTCATGTGGGTAAGACGTTCTTCCTTATCATCCCTTGAAATTTTATAAATGCGGGCACCAAATTCATCATATCCTTCATATGGGGTGACTGTTCTTTTAATTACATCTCTTAGCTCATTTACCCCGGTATATTTAAGGGCAGAGCCGAACATTACAGGGAAAATCCGGCTGTCCTTAAAAAGCTTACGAATATCGTCAAATAAAATTGTTCCGCAGTTAAGAAAGCTTTCTAAAAGCTCTTCATCACATGTTGCGATTTCCTCACTGAGCTCATCAGGCATATCAAAAACTTCTGTAAAGTCGACACACTCATATGAGAGTTCCTTTTTTAGCGAAGCTAATACCTTGTCTTTATCTGCACCCTCCAAATCCATCTTATTAACGAAAATAAAGGTCGGTATATTCATAGTCCTTAACAGCTGCCACAATGTTCTTGTATGGCTCTCAACCATTTGAGGTCCGCTTATTACAAGAATTGCAGCATCAAGCACAGAAAGTGTCCTTTCTGTTTCAGCTACAAAGTCAGCATGTCCCGGAGTATCAAGCAAGGTCACGCATAAATCACCAAAATCAAGTATTGCCTGCTTACTGAAAATAGTGATTCCTCTCTCCCTTTCGATCGGGTCGGTATCAAGAAATGAATCTTTTTTATCGACTCTTCCTATGCTCTTAAGTTTTCCGACTGCATACATGAGGCTTTCGGACAAAGTAGTCTTTCCGGCATCAACATGTGCAAGTATTCCAATTGTTGCATATTTCATAATGAAAGAATTTTAGCACATAATGTAGTATAATGGGGTAAAAATAACAGATTGAGGTTAAAACAATGAGATTTTCAACAAAAGAGGAATATGCTCAGTATGCAAGACAGCTCTTTCTTGACGGATGTAACTGCGCACAGGCAATTGTTCTTGCGTTCAAAGACTTTACAAATCTGTCTGATGAGTTTTCTAAAAAGCTTTCATCACCCTTTGGCGGAGGTATGGGCAGAATGCGCGAAGTGTGCGGCGCTGTGTCCGGAATGTTTATCGTACTTGGTATAGTTGAAGGCTATGATGATGTAAATGATTCGAAAAAGAAAACCGAACTGTATAAAAAGGTGCAACAGCTTGCCACGGCTTTTAAGGATGATAACGGCTCGATAATTTGCAGAGAGCTGTTAGGTCTTTCTGAAAAAAGCGATTCCTATATTCCATCGGAAAGAACTAAGGAATACTACGAATCAAGACCGTGTCCTGATAAGGTTGCAAGCGCCGCACTTATTCTTGCGGATTACCTGTTAACAAAAGGAAATTTTGAGGATTAACTTATGCATATTGCCGTACTTGATGATGATGTAGCAAGCAGAAAACAGATGGAACGTCTTCTTGAGAGAGCATCTGACGCTAATAAGAAAAATGGTTTAGAAGGCTATTATATTGACTCTTACGGTGCCTTTGATTCACTCCATTCAAAGGCAGCAATGTATGATGCAATATATATAGACATAGTCGACAGTGACATGAAAGGCCATGAAATTGCAAAGAGTATTCTAAATAGCGGCATTCAGGGGAAAATCATACTTTGCATTTCATCGCTGAATTACAGAGAAATCATAAGCAGTGAAGATGCAGAGCAGTTTTTATTTATTGATAAGCCTGTTAAAACTGAAGAACTTAATAATACTCTTTCAATCTGTGAAGAAAATCGTAAAAATAGAGAACCTCAAATAGAAATACGTACAAAGGATGAAACTTTGTACGTAAAATACAACGAATTCTTATATGCAAAGGCTCTTGTTGCGGGTAAAACAACTATCGTATTAAAAGGAAGAAAAGATACTATTTACTACAAGGATATTTCAATGGTAAGAAAGGCAATAACGGAATATCCGTTTATGATTGCCGTAAATAAAGACACTGTAATAAGTACATACCACATTGACAGGGTTACTTCATTCCACGTACACATGGATGATGGTACGAGCTTCCCTATTTCTCTTAAAATGTCATCCGCACTTAAGAAAATTGTCAAAAATCAACACATATAAATTGATTATTCTGCAATTATGAGTTGGTTGTACCAAATTCAACATCGCTCCAGCCTGACTTAATATCTTCATAAAGTCTTTCTGCAAGCCTTGGTTCTCCGTCGCACACATGAACTGTCAGAGTCTCACCCGATTTAAGTGTAACAATAAGCTTCTGTATGTCCATATTTTCGGCACAACAGCTTGTATGCGATATAACCTCTTCCACTCTTCTGTATATCCGGCTTACGTCTTCATGACAAATATACTCAAAATGGAAACCTTTTCTGTAAAATATAACATCTTTATAAAATCTGACATTGAAGCCATACTTTAATGATTCCTTATATTCCTTATCAAGTCTTTCGTCTATTCCCTTTTTATATTTCATAGTAACCTCCATTTGTTGAAAAGTATGTTAATTATCAGGTCAATTGAGTTAAGCGGTATGTATGAATAATATATCATTATGCATTTCTGTGTAGAATTCGATATATCTTCTACATAGTCAGTGAAAATTTTAAGCTTCTTCGCACTATCTATATACAGCTTTTCATCAGTGCTTGTATTTATCTTAATTGTAACAAATAATCCTGAATTTGTATTAAGAAGTTCTATTCCTTCATATTTGTATTTATCAAATGCTTCCGTAACGGCTTTAAGCTTTTTTGTAAATAATGCTCGTTTCTTCCTTATTGCCGTATAGTAATATCCCTGTGACATATAATATGCCAATGTGAGCTGTTCTGCCTTTGAACAGGCTTGCGAATAATTGTTCCTGTTATTATCAAAGATCTTAGACAGTTCGTCCGGAAGGACCATATATGATATTTTTATTGCGGCAAACAGCGTTGATGTAAAGGAACCAAGATATATGACCCTGTCCTTTTTATCAAGACTCTTAATTGTCGGAAGCGGCTTACCGAAATACCTCAGTTCACTGTTGTAATCGTCTTCTATAATATAGCTGTCATTATTATCTGCCCATTTAAGTATTTCGTATCTATTCGCGGCGGGCATTACAACACCTGTCGGGAACTGGTTTGAGGGGTTAACATACACTGCTGACTTAATATTATTCGGAAGCGCATTTATATTGATTCCATTATCAAGTACATCAACATCGCATATGTTAAACGCCGCATCAAGAAACATTGACCTTACCGGATTGTACCCCGGCTTTTCAAGCGATATAAGATTTATGCCTGTCTTCTTAAGAATTCTTCCAATATGAAATATTGACTGCTGCGTGCCTGCTGCAATAACAATATTTTCAGGGCTTGCATTAACGCCTCTTGAATGGAACAGATACTTTGCAATTTCTGTTCTTAAGGAAAGCTCCCCTTTTAAATCAGAGCCAAATAACAGTTCATTACCATATTCCGTATAGATTTTCGATGAACACATTTTCCATTTCTTAAAATCAAAAGCCTGCTCATCATAAATATATTCCTGATTGTTAATAAAAATATCGCTTTTATCCTGATAAGTCTCCTTAGTGACATCTTCATTAGTGTGCTTAAGATTAATGTGTTCAACATAGTATCCGCTTCCGACTTTATTCTTAATATAGCCTTCCGCTAACAGCTGGTTGTAGCTCTGCATGACAGTTGTTACGGATATAGACAAGTCTTCTGCCATTTTACGTATTGAAGGACACTTTTCCCCTGCTATCATGTCGCCATCAATTATCTGCTGTTTTAAAGCCTCATACAACTGTTCATATAAGAAAGTGACAGAATCGTTATTCTTTTCAATAACAATTTGCTTCATATTTCGATTTTCCTTAACACTGTTATTGTCAAAGTTTTCTAAATTGCATATTTTTATAATAACAGTTTTTGTGTATAATAGCAACATCATAAATTTGTACGCAAAGGAGATTATTATGAAAAACGAAAAATTGTATAAGGTAGTCCTTGTCGGACTCTTCGCTGCTTTATCTTATGTAGTATTCACATTTTTACAGATTAAGATTCCACTTCCGGGTGGAGATGCAACTTCAATCCATTTAGGAAACGCTGTGTGTGTTATTGCTGCACTTTTACTTGGTGGATTTTACGGCGGACTTGGCGGTGCAATCGGAATGACTATCGGTGACGTCTTTGATCCTGTATATATTGTATATGCGCCTAAGACATTGATACTTAAGCTTTGCATCGGACTTATCACAGGACTTGTTGCTCACAAAGTATTTCATATTTCTAACGAAACAGATAACAAAAAGCTTTTAAGAAATGTTACAATAGCTTCAGCATCAGGATTACTCTTTAATGTAATCTTTGATCCGCTGGTAGGATATTTTTATAAACTGTTGATTCTTGGAAAGCCTGCTGCAGAGCTTACACTTGCATGGAACATTACAGCTACGACAATTAATGCGGTAACTTCTTTAATTATTTCTGTTGCTGTATATATGGCATTAAGACCTGCATTAAAGAAATCAGGATATTTCCTCGAAATAAAATAAGGATTTTTATATGTCATACAATAAAGTACTTACAATACAGGATATTTCATGTGTCGGCCAGTGTTCCCTTACGGTAGCACTGCCGATTCTTTCTGTATGCGGACAGGAAACCGTTATTCTTCCCTCAGCCGTGTTATCAACTCATACAGGTGGCTTTAAAGGCAATACTTTCAGAGACCTTACTGAAGACATTCCATCAATTGTCCGTCACTGGAGGAATGAGGCGATACTGTTTGATGCAATCTACACAGGCTACCTTGGCTCAATAAACCAGATTGCCTATGTATCCGAAATCCTCTCTACAATGGGTAAAAATAAATGCATTAAGGTAGTTGACCCTGCCATGGCAGATAACGGAAGACTTTATTCAAATTTTGATTCATCCTATGCTGAGGCAATGTGTGAACTGTGTAAATCAGCAGACATAATTATGCCAAACATTACAGAAGCATGCATTATGACAGGTGTTGAATATAAAGAACAGTATGATGATGATTATATTAAATCACTGATAAAAGAGCTTAAAAAAACCGGCATGAAAACAATTGTTATTACCGGTGTAAGCTACGAAAAAGATTCAACCGGCGTAATAATAGCAGAGAACGATGAAATAAGCTATTACAGACACGAAAAACTTCCTAAATCGTCCCACGGTACAGGTGATATATTTGCATCTGCATTCGTAGGCGCACATCTATATGGGAAAAATCTATACGATTCAGCAAAAATCGCTGCTAACTTTGTACTAAACGCAATGAAGAATACAGAAGGCGACAGTTCACACTGGTATGGTGTTAAATTTGAGCCTGTTCTTCATACTCTTATTGATTCATTATCGGGTAGGTAATACCCGATATTTTATTAATCTATAAATTCAAAAGCATCCTCTGAACATCTATCTCAGGATACGTATTCACAAGTGAAGCCGTAAGCATAAACATATACTCCGATTTCTATTTTTTCTTCTGAGTTTTCTTATTTTGGCATTGCTATTTCTGTTAACACTTGGTCTTGTATATTCGTAATTTTCCATATCAGCCCATTTTCATAATAATTAATGTAACAACATATAGTACCGGCTGATGAACCATATATATTATCAGCGAATTTCTGCCTAAAAATGTTATAAATCTAAACCTGTCATTCATAAGGTACTTGGTAACCGTGTTATTGTTTTTGATTATTTTTTGCGTGTAATAACCTGCTAAGTATAGGAATATCCATGGAAAAATTGCAAAATAGTCCGTTGAGAAAAAGTGAGGATCCGGGAATCCAAAAAATGTCATGAAATATCCGTCATACAGATATTTTGGAAGCAATGTCTTTTTAGGGAAGTAAATATATCCGTAATTTACATTAAAGAATGAAATAAACAGAAGTATCATGCCGATCAGCATTGTAAGATCAAATGTATCTTCTTCTATTTTTGAAACAGTTATTCTGTTAAGCTTATCAAATAAAACCGTAATAAATCCGGCACTTCCAAGAAATGTAAGTATTCCAAATACTACTCTGTTCTCAGGCATTAAAAAAACAGTAACGGCACTAATCAGCGCACCGCATATAAATATAATAACGCTTCTTTTTAGTCTTTTTTTACCAAATGAAAAGCAGAATCCGGAAATAAATATAAATGTAATGCAAATGCTTTTTTGCCATACGTTTGAGGCAGTTCCTTCATACCAGCCGATGTCAAAATCTGCAATGTATCTTAAGTCCCACAAAAAATGATATATAATCATCGAAATTAATGTGAAACCTCTTATTTCATCAATCCTTTGTAATCTGTTTGAAACTGCCATTTATTATAACCGTCTATTTCTTCTTTACGGAATACCCGAATGTACCAAGCTTTTTACCCATAGTAAAATATGTTCCGTGGCTGTAGCATACAGGGTCTGCCTTTTCCAAACAGAATCTGCCGTTTTCATCCATGTATTTTTCATCTGCATGAATGTTTAATACATCAGCGACAAACATAGTGTGTGAACCATATTCTTTAATTTCGCGTACTCTGCACTCAATATTTACGGGGCTTTCTTTAATTAGTGGAGCCTTAACTGCCAGGGCTGCTTCCTTTGTGAGGTTACACTTTGCAAATTTGTCTTCATCCCTTCCGCTTCTTACCCCACAGTAATCTGTTGCAAAGCACAGCTCCTCTGTCGTTAAATTAATTACAAATTCACCTGTTTCCTTAATCATATTATAAGAATATCTTTCAGGACGAACCGAAATGTATGCAAGTGCAGGGTCTGTACAAATTGTGCCCGTCCATGCAATTGTAAGCACATTATCTTTTCCGTTATTATCAGTACATGTTACTAATACTGCAGGAAGCGGATATACCATATTTCCCGGTTTCCAAATCTGTTTACTCATGGCTAACTCCTTTTATTCATTCATGTATGCAAGTAAAAATACAAGCGGTGAATTCCAGTAAATTGTAATTTCATTTGTTGAATAGCTGTCAAGCTCATCAATATAACACTTTGCAGGTGCTTTGTTGTTAAGTGTTCTCTTAGCGACATCATCAAGAAGCAGCGGTTCTGCACCTCCAACAAGCATACCGGGCATCGGAGAATTAACAGCTGCAGACGGTCTGTGATGCGGATGCATTACTGTATCTGTACCAAATCCTGTGACAAAGCACTTTGAATTAGGATTATTACCAAGAAGATAATGAAGCTGTGAATGAGCCATCATTCTGTATGAATTGGTTCCCTTTAATCTGTCGATTAAAATTCCCCTCATCGCATTGTTGGCTACTTCCATGTTGCAGCCCCAGTAATAATATCCGTAGATTGTACTCTTGTATGGATCCTCCAGGTACTTAAACTGCTTTTCACTGGCTTCGTTAATGAATTTTGCACTTACACGGTCATTAAATTCTTTATCCTTATTATGCGGAGCACTTAAATAAGCATAAAATCCGTAATCTCCGACTTCCTTCCAGCCAAAGTCTCCCGAAATTCCTGCTAAATCCATACCCTTAAGCAGTTCTTCGTATTTCTTATCTCCGGTAGTATTAAACATTTCGGCATATGCAAAGAAATATTCATCTCTTGTATCGGTGTCGCCGTATTCACCCGTTACTATACCTGCAGGATTGACAAATTCACCCGCATGATTAGTTAATAAAAATTCTATTGCTTTATTTGCAGCTTCTAAATACGTATCTGCTGCCTTTTCGTATTCCTTTGCACCGTCCCCGTACTTTTTAGAAAGGTCCTTATAAACTCTGTATGCATGTGCCATTGCTGCCGCAAAATCACATGTTGCAGCATCTGAAACAGGGCTTACTATAAGTTCATCTTTTTCATATTCCGGCATCACAAATCCCGGGAACGAGCTGCATGTTACTTTATGATATACACCGCCTGTATCAGAATCTTGCATCTTAAGCATGAAATCAAGCTCATATTTAACTTCTCTTAATATATCAGGAACATTACTTCCATCATCAGGAATATCAAAAGGCTTTTCAAGAACATCAGGGAAGCATTCATATGCCATCATTAAATCTACAACAGACTTTGCCGCCGCAACAGTATATCTCCCATAATCTCCGGCATCGTGCCATCCGCCTGAAACATCAATATATTTATCTGTTCCGTATATTCTTGCCATAGTATTATGACATTCTTTGTGTGCAAAAATACCCGCATATTTTTCTTCAAGAGCACATCCGCATCTTTGCAAATAAAACATTTTTAATGTAGACTTAAGCACATCTTCATAAATGTTATCCTTTATTTCAAATTCATATGACTTACCGTATTTTTCAGTCTCAATGACATATTTTCCCACCTTATTCAAAGAAGAAAAGTCGCCAACTCTGTTCACCTCACCATTAGGCTCTGACTTAATCTCTTTTGAAAGCTCACTCTCAAATACAACTTCATTATTTATAACATCTATTACCCTAAAGGTATTTCCCGAATTGCCGTTTAACTTAACAGAATCGGAGACACTGTTCGTGTCTTCGATTCTGAAAGTCGCAGTTTTGTAATCATTAGGTCTGTATCCTACCTGGTCAATCTGAATATTAATCATTTAACAGCTCCTTCATTACTTCAATTGCTTTATCCTTCTGAGCATCTGTTTTATCCTTAAGGTATGCTTCATAGTCAAGTTCCACTTCATAATCAGGTGCTATTCCTACGCCGTGAATGCATATGTCATTAGGAAGATAATATTCTGATTCCGTAATCTTTATTCCCGAACCATCCTCAAGTTCAAACAGTGCCTGTACTATTCCCTTTCCAAATGTATTCTTGCCGACTACCTTTGCAACACCGCGTTCCTTAAGGCATCCTGTAAATATTTCAGATGCCGATGCCGAATTCTCATTTGTGATAATTACCATCGGCAGCTTCTCGCAATCCGCATCAGCCATAAACTCCTGATTCTTTCCGTTTTTATCTTTTGTATATAAAATCAGGCCATCATCCAAAAACATGTCGCAAAGATTAATTACTACATCTAAATCGCCACCCGGATTATCTCTAAGATCAACAATAAGTCCATTCATTCCATCTTCCTTAAGCTTATTATAAGCATCTTCGAACTGGGACAATGTCTTACCTTCGAATTCATAAATCCATATGTATCCGATATTATCTTCAAGCATTTCGCTTTCGAGTCTGACTACCTCGATTTTTCTTCTCTCAACCGTTATAGTTTCGATTTCACCCTTATTCTCATGCCTGATTCCAAGCTCAACACTTGTTCCTTCAGGTCCTTTGATTTTGGCTACAACAACATTTAAATCCTGTCCTACAACATTTTCTCCGTCAATCTCACAGATGTAGTCATTAGGTAACAATCCTGCTTCTTCGGCCGGTGAATTAGGCATTGGTCTTGCAATATAGCTTTCCATTGTATCAGGATCCTGGGAAACATACGCCCCTATTCCCGAATATTCGCCGCTGTAGCTTTCAGTCAGTTCGTCAAACTCTTCCTTCGTATAATATACGCTGTATGGATCGCCAAGAGAGTTTACAATTCCCTTATATACTGCATCTTTAGCGCCCTCTATATCTTTATCTTCATCCCACAGATAATAATTATCTATCATCTTCCAGAGATGGTCTGTCTTTTCAATAACCTCATCAGTTAAAAGATCAGACTTTTCAGTTTTAAGACCACCTGCAAAATACACAAGCAATATTCCAAATACTGCTATAACACTTACTATTGCAAGTGATATAATAATACCCTGCAGTCTTCCTCTTGACTTTTCCTTATTGAGTATTTCTTCAAGCTCTTCAGACGTAAGTTCAGCTATTGCCTCGTCGCTCAATGCTTCTTTATTATCATTATACTGTGAAAATTCACCTGTTAATTTACTGTTATTGTTTTCGTCCATAGTATTACCCTGTATATTCAGTTATCTTTATGAAAAGAAGTTCCACGGATTAACATATGAACCGTCTTTACGTACACTGAAATGAAGATGATTTCCTGTACTTCTTCCGGTTGTTCCTACCTTTGCAATTTCTTCTCCTCTGACTACAACCTGTCCCTTTGATACTTCAAGTGCCGAAGCATGCATATAAATTGTAATGAGTCCGTCACCATGATTTATCATTACGTAATTTCCCATTGTAGCCGAATAATCAGCAGCTACGACTTCTCCATCGTATGCCGCAAGGATAGGTGAACCGCCCGGAGCTGCCATATCAAGTCCGTTATGGAACTGTTTTGTACCAAGAATCGGATGTATTCTTTCACCGTATTCATCAGATATTCTTGTATAATTTGGCGCAGGCCATGCAAACTGTCCTCCGTCATATGTTATCGCTGATTTGTTTTCTTCTGCGAGTCTTTTCTTTTCTGCTAAGATTGCTGCTTCCAAAGCTTCTACAACTGCCTTCTGTTCAGCAATATACGCTTCATACTCCTTAATTGCCGCTTCTTTATTATTGATGTCAGCAGTGTACATATTTATTGCATCCTGCTTTTGTTCCATCTCATTTTCTACTTCCTCAAGCTGGACAGTTAACGCTTCATGCTTTTTATTTAGCTCTTCTTCCTGGCTTAGAAGCTTGGCTTCCTTCTCTTCGATATCTTTGACAGTGTCCATATAAGAGTTAAGCATTTCCCTGTCATACTTTGAAATTTTATTTACGAATTCGGCAGTATTCAAAAAATCAGAGAACGAGCCTGCTGTAAAAAGCAGCTCAATATAGTTCTTATTGCCTTTCTCATACATGTACTGAATACGCTTTTTCATCGTATAGTACTGCTTTTCCTTAACGCTTTCTGCAACAATAAGTTCTGCCTGAGTAGTCGCAATTTCTTCCTCAAGCTTTGTAATATCCGCATTAAGAATTTCAACACTGTTATTTAAGTCTTCAAGCTTTGCATCTGCTTCAACCATTGCCTGATCAAGGGCACTTTTGATATTCTGTACTTCCTTAAGCATCTGCTTAACCTGTGAAAGCTTTCCTTCAACAGCCTTCTGATTGTCCTCAGCTTCCTTCTTTTTGCCTTCGCTTTCCTCAATAAAATCATTTGTTAAAGCAGCAAAAACCGATGACTGATAAGACACAGTCATCGATGCTATAAGCAATATGGAACAAAGCATTTTAACCGCTTTGCCTTTTTTACTCATTAAATTATTTATACCCATCCCTTTTCTAAACTTTAAGCCTCTTTCTTACTGCCCACATACTTCCGAGTACACCTACACCTATTCCGAGTGCGAGTGCGACAGGAACAAGTCTGTTAAACAGTTCGTTTACACTCATAAATTTAAGGATATCTGATAGTGCAGAGAACTTTTCCACTGCGTATACGATTACTTCCGTATAAATGAAATATATAGCTATAAGCGGAAGCATAGAACCGATAAGACCGATTAATAACCCTTCAATAATAAACGGTGTTCTTACTATATAGTTCTTAGCTCCTACCAATTTCATTATTGATATTTCTTCTCTTCTTACTGCAATACCAACAATAATAGTATTGCTTATAAGGAAAAGAGCAACCGCAAGAAGAATTGCAACAATACCCATTGACACATATGTAATAAGCAAATTGATATTAGTAAGAATGTCAGCAGTGATATCCGAGCGGTTTATTTCCCTTATTCCCGGAACCGTTTCAAGATAATGAACAAGTTCTGTCTGTTTAGCGACATCATTTAAGTAAATTTCATAGTTATCAGAACCTTCAAGCGGGTTATCGCCTTCATATCCTTCAGCATATTCACCAAGATAGTCTGTCTTAAAGCCTTCCCAAGCCTCCTCGGCCGATATATACTCGATATGATCTACCTCAGGTCTGTTTTTGATTAGAGTACCTATTTCCTGCACTCTTGAATCATCTATGTCCTCATCGAAGAAAACCGTCACAGCAACGCTTGACTGTGCTTCCTTAACCGAGTATTCAACATTAACTAGTATTGAATAGAATATACCGAATAAGAAGATGCAGGCCGACATTGTAGCTATTGATGCAAGCGAAAACATCTTGTTAGTGAATATATTCTTGAAGCCCTGTTTAATAATATATCCTATTGAACTAATTCTCATCTATGTACTCACCCTTCTCTTCATCACTAATGATTACGCCCTTTTGAATTGTAATTACACGCTTTCTCATCGCATTGACAATTTCTCTGTTATGAGTAACTACAATAACTGTTGTTCCGCCTCTGTTAATTGTCTCAAGAAGCTTCATGATTTCCCATGTGTTTCTTGGGTCAAGGTTACCTGTAGGCTCGTCTGCAAGCAAAATAGGCGGATTATTAATCAGAGCTCTTGCAATTGCAACTCTCTGCTGTTCTCCACCTGATAATTCCTTGATTTTACTTTTATATTTACCTGCAAGTCCTACAAGCGAAAGCATAACAGGAACATTTTTCTTAATGTTTCTGTTAGGTACTTCAATAACACGCTGCGCAAAAGCAACGTTTTCATATACGTTTCTGTCCTTTAATAATCTGAAGTCCTGGAATACAGTACCGATCTGGCGGCGATACAATGCAATCTTTCTGTTTTTAAGTCGTGTTATGTCTGTACCGTTTACGATTATTCTTCCCTGAGTCGGCTGAATTTCACGTAAAAGCATCTTAATAAGCGTTGACTTTCCACTTCCCGAATCGCCAACGATGAAGACAAACTCGCCCTTTTTAATGTGAAGACTTATATCTGTGACTGCAGGTACGTCTTTTGCAGAAGTGAGCGTACCTGAATAAGTCTTTGAGACATGCTCAAGTTTAATCATATTAAATTCTCCCCTTATTGCGCTTATGCGCTCCCCTTATCCTATCCTATCAGATAGATTCTTCCATATATTTCATGTACTTGACAACCATAAGGGCAATCTTAAATGTGATTGCATCCTCAAATACCCTTAAGTCAAGGTTTGTGCTCTTCTGAAGCTTATCAAGCCTGTATACTAAAGTATTTCTGTGGATGTAAAGTTGTCTTGATGTCTCGGAAACATTCAGACTGTTCTCAAAGAATTTATTGATTGTAGTAAGTGTTTCTTCATCAAAATCATCCGGTGACTGATTGCCGAATATTTCTGAAATGAACATCTTGCAAAGTGGAATAGGAAGCTGATAAATAAGTCTTCCTATACCAAGAGCACTGTAAGCAATAACGTTCTGGTCATCAAAGAATATTCTTCCTACATCAAGTGCCATCTTAGCTTCCTTGTATGAACGCGAAACATCTCTTATCTCTTTTACAATTGTACCATATGATACGTGAATGATGTCTGTGCCTTTTCTCTTGGCATTAAACAAATCAAACACCTTACATGCTGTCTTTCTTACTTCATCATATCCTTCACCGTCTTCTACCCTCTTTACAACGATGATGTTCTTCTCATCAACAGCAGTAACAAAATCATTAGGTCTTCCTGCAAACATATTTTTAAGAAGCTCTAATGCATTTACCTCATTATTTATATCTGTCTCCGCAATGATAACAACTCTTCTTGCATCAGTCTCAATATGAAGCTTCTGAGACCTGTTATAGATATCAACAAGCAGAAGGTTATCAAGCAGAAGATTCTTAACAAAATTATCTTTGTCGAAGCGCTCTTTATAAGCGATAAGGAGCGTCTGTATCTGGAATGCGGCAATTTTACCGACTGTATATGAATCCTCCGATACACCTGAAACTACAAGTATGTAGCAAAGCTGCAGCTCGTCATGTATTTTGAAAAACTGATAGCCCTGAATTTCCTGGCTGTCAGCAGGAGAAGTAGCGAATGACTTTACAATAGATGCAAAACTTATACTCTCCTTAAAATTAGATGCAAGTACCTTCCCATCAGGGTCAATAACAGAAAGCTCTGCCTTAGTAATTGAAGACAGACCGTCTATTGTGCTCTGTAATATCTGATTAGTAATCATCACTTTCTCCTTATAAAACCCAATACATAATCAATTTTAATACAAACACACAATTTTTCCAAGGCTTATTTGGTAAAAATCACTATAAATCACCGTTATTTAAGTAACTTTATGACTGATTCTAATAAAAACATTACAAAAATGCATAAAACAATACCAATTATTCCGGTAGGATACAGTACTCTTTTCCTAGGTAATGCATTTGTTTTCTTAAATACCAACCTGAATCTGTCTTTCTTTCCTTCTAATGAGCATATTCCGTATAACAGAAGCCCTGCTAAAATCATTGATGCAAAAGATACTAAAAGAAGCCCAATAAACATAATAATAATGAACACTTTTGTGTATTGAGGCGCTCCGCTCTGTTCATTCATCATAGAATCATATGCTTCAAACAGTCCGGTTCCTGCGGTCTTTTCCATAAATGCATTCATGGCATACAACATAATCACATTTTGTGTATTAACAACTGCATGACAAATAAACGCAGGCCACGTACTCTCAAGCACTTCATTAATCAGTGCAAAAATAATTCCAAGAACAAATGCATAACAGAACTGATTAAAATTCATATGCATCAATCCAAAGAATAGTCCTGAAACAACTCCCGATAATAAATATCTTTCACTGCTTTTTACAAAACAGCTGTTAATAATCCCCCTAAAAACAAATTCTTCACAAAACGGTCCGATTATTCCCATAATAAGGACTATAGGAATCATAGGCATATCAAGCACAGAACCGGAAATACTCATGACCTCATTTTTTGTAAAAATCTGTGAGAAGACATTTGCCGCCATGACAAGCGGCATGACAAGCCATGTAAATACAATTAAAAGCGGTATCGAAACAAACCTTATCTTTCCATAAATCCCGGGAAATCCCCCATCCTTTGAAAGATTTAAGAAAAATATCAGTCCCGGAATTAAAATAATCAGCTGTGAAACAAGTAAATTCAGTACTATCGGAATTGCAATATCCTTAATACTTAACAGCGATACAAACAAATTGGCAAACAGTGCCAGTATTACAACTGTTAAAAATAGCAGGTTTGCTTTTTTTGCATATATATTTTCATTCATCATATTAACCTTATAGACTTTTCAGTAATTTCAATTTTTCGCTCTTTATATAGCTTTCCGACAGCACGCTTGAACTCATTTTTACTCATTGAGAACTCGCGCTTTATTGTTTCGGGTGAAGCTTTATCATTAAAAGGAAGAACACCGTCAAACTCTCTTATTACTTTCAACACCTTAATTGCATCTTCATCTGTCTGGATATAAGCAGGCTGCCTTATAGCAAGAGTTATTTTTCCATCATCCCTAACATCTATTACCCTGAACTTTTTCATATCACCGACATATATTTCCGAAAACAGTTCTTTCTTAGGTATAAGTGCCGAATACATGTCATCAACAGCAACAAATGCCCCGAAATTATCGCTTATTTCGTATACTCTGCCGAATACTTCATCTCCCTTTTTATATTTGTCGGTCGTTTCTAAGTAATCATATACCTTCATCGTTGCAGCAAGTCTGTTACTTTTGTCTATATAAAGGGCGCACAATACTTTATCGCCCTCCTTAACCTTCACAGTCTGCTGCTTGTATGGTAAGAATAAATCCTTCTCAAGCCCCCAGTCCAAAAAAGCACCGATTTTAGTGACGCTTGATACAGTAAGTACGGCAATATTCCCAAGCGTTAACATCGGTTCCCTTATTGTTGCAATTATTCTGTCTTCGGAGTCAAGATATAAAAACACTTCTATCTCATCTCCAACAGACAAATTGTCATCACATTGCTTAGCCGGCAAAAGTACCTTATCATTAGATTCTTTATTTTCAGCAAGATATACTCCTTGTTTTGCCGAATTTATGACTGTAAGCTTTTGTTTTTTCCCTAATTCTAACATTGTTATCCTCATAAATATAAAGGGAGCCCACAAAACATAGGCTCCCGGAAATTCGTAATTACTGCGATACTAAATTATCTCAAATATCTTCGCAAGAAGTGCAAGCAGATTAAGTAAAAGAAGTATCAGGTTGATAATTGAGAGTAGTCTTAATCCACCAATACTCTTCTTAATAGAATCATCCGCACCCGCGTTTTGTTCTTCCATAAGCTTCTGGACATTTCTGTATACTTTGACACAATCATTATGGATTGTCTCATCAAGCTTCTTATACATATCCTCAGCCTTAGACTTTGTAAGAACATCTTCATCATCAAGTGGAGAATTCTCTTCATCAGCCTTTTTAGACAGTCTGTCTGTTGTGTTTCTGATTTCAGCCTGAATTCCTGCAACATCAGATCTTAAAGCATTTAAGAGAGCATTATTCGTGCTTGCAACATTTAACACTTCCTCATTGCCGTTTGATGTATTAACACCGACATTGTTTTTCGATGTTCTCTCAATCTCATCAGAGATTTTTTTAATCATGTCTTCCTGGTCTGAAAGCGCTTCTCTTATCTGATTAAGAATAGAACTGTTGCCTCTTATTAACATTGGAAGCTGTTCTTCGGCAAACTGCTGCAAAAGATCAGAATTCGAATTAACTGTTCTTAATATTTCTTCGGATGAAGCTTTAAGCTCTGTGTATAAGCCATCGTCCTCGTTTCTTACTTCGTAGCGTGAATCGTCATCCTCTTTAGCTTCTTCCCTGTTAACTGTCTCTATTAACTCATCAATAGCAGCTAAAATCTGCTTCTCAGATTCAAATCTGTCATCCTTGGCATCTTCAAAAAGATCGTTAATCACTTCAAGCTGCTTGCCATTGCTCTCATCAACAAGCTGAGCAATTTCATCTATACTTGGCCCGCTCTGTGAGCCTTGAGAATACATTCCTCTTCTGGATGTTCTCTCATATCGATCGTAGGTTCCTCTTTCCTGAGTGCCTCTGTTTAATCTGTCTCTGAAACCGTCCATTTATTTCCCCCATCATTATAACAATAACACAGCCGTCTTATGACAGCTGTATTTTAAACAAAATAATTAAATTATTAATCATGTAGATACTCTGATTATACAGACATATCAAAGTTAGAGCCAACGGATGGATTAACCGATAACTCCATCATCTTCACAAGCTCATCCCCTTGAGCACTTGCAGTATCAAGAGACATACTTAAAAGTCCTGTATTAACTTTACTTAAGGTATCCATCTGCCTTATTCCCATGGCAAGCGTTGTGATTGAATCAACTGAAAGTCCTGTAATATCCATAACTGTTGCTCCTTTCCTGTATTATATATCAGAAATTGTAATTTTAGCAATATGATGAAAACATCATTCCGGAATAATTACTTGTAACATAAGGGCTGACAAAGCTCTTTCCCGGATTTTTATATGCAACTATCGTCTTTTGCGTGTAATCCATCGGATTAAGTGACACTTTATTCATCTTATCAAGAACGCTGCCTGTAAAACTCTTAATATTCTTAAATTTCGACAAAGCATCCTCACTGCGCGCTGTTTTTGACATTGCCTCTTTATCAAGTTCAATCGTTCCGTCTTCCCTAAGATTAAGACCGACCTCTGAGAGTTCTTTGTTGTAATGAGACGATATTGCCCCCATCTCTCTCACAAGTCTCTTTGAATAAGGCTGTGAATCAAGATACGCCGCAGCTTTATTTATAAATGAATTATATCCTTCAATCAGATATGAAATATTGTCGGCAAGTGATTCAACATCAGTCTTAAGTCCAATCTTTGCAGTCTTTCCTTCTTCGCTTATACCATTAAGAGTGACCTCAAATGTCTTATCTATTGTAAAAGTATTTGACTGTGTCGATCTTTCCTCTCCATTCAATATGAACAGTGAATTCTCAGGCTTTTCGATGACATTCGACAATCCGAAGTAATTAACGGCTCCTTTAACCTTAGAAGTATTGTCATCGGTTATTTTAAACTGAAGTTCAGAATCATTTCTTATTCCCGATTCATCGGATTCAAGCCGTAACGCCATATTTCCGTTCTCATCTGTAACGGTTGAAGCCCGGATTCCGATATTAGACTTCGTAATAAGTCTTGCGAGTTTTTCCTCGATTGTCTTATTAGTATCTCCATCATTAATGTTGAACTGGAATTCATAATCCGTATCCCTTGAATTTACATCAAAAGAATATGATCCGGGTTCTAATCCCATTTCATTTTGAGGAAGGTATTTTCCGATATTCACCTGGGTGTTTGCAAGGCTCTTTACCTCTATTTCAAGAGAAGCGACGTCATTCTCCTTTTTCGTATCACCAATGAACGATGCAGTGACAATGCTTTCGTCCGATGAAGATACAGTCTTTTGCGATAGAAGTTCTCCATTGTCATCAGGAGTAACCGATGAAATTACATTCTTAAGGGAACGAGCGCTTTCCTTTAAAGATACGGCAAATTCCTGAGTCTTAGGCGAAGAATCAAGCAAGAAAAGCGGAGCATCTTTATTCATTTTGACAATGGAATTATAAACACCACGAAGCTCGCTCTTCTTATGGGTATCATACTTAGAGTTTGTACCCTCAGGCGCGTACGTGGTCATGAAATGATTATAGACTGTATTTAATGCAGCTATATTTGTAGCCATTGTGCCCCTCCTTTCCTCCATGAAATGAATGTACACCTATGAAATCATAATGGATATTGATTTCGGTATCTTCTTAAATCACCATCCTTGTGATTATAACCGGTTCGAAGATACAGTGCGGGCTTTTAACCTATTTATATATAGTCAATATAAACCTAAATTTTGTCAATGTCAACAAAATCAGCTAATTTAGTATATTTATATATTCTCCCACTTCCAGTTTGGACCTAGATTACGTGTGCGGTAATGATTTCTGCATAATGCAATGTATTTGTCGTTAGCACCAAGGCATACCTGTTCGCCATCAGTGATAATTTCACCTTTTTCATTAAGTCTTGTATTACATGTCGCGCCCTGTCCGCACCAGCATACTGTTTTAATTTCCTCAATAACATCAGCCCATGCCAAAAGCCACATTGAGCCTTCAAAAAGCTCTCTTCTGAAATCAGTTCTTAATCCGTAGCAGATTACAGGAATATTCAGTTCATCAACAACATGAATAAAAAACTCAATGTCTGACTTCTTGCAAAACTGCGCTTCATCTACTATGACGCAATCATATGCTTTTATTTCTTCGTCAGACATATTAACGAAGTTTTCAACAAAGTCACACTTCTTTTCAAGCCCCATACGGCTTTTGATTACGCCCTCTCCGTCTCTGTTATCAAGCCTTGGCTTTAATAAAAGCGCCTTTTTGCCTCTTTCATAATAATTGTATTCGACCATAAGGGCATTTGCCGTCTTTGAGCTTCCCATAGCTCCGTGTCTGAAATAAAGCTTTGCCATCTATTCTTCCTCTTCATCGTTTGTTTCAACAATATCCTGAGCTTCTTCCGTTTCTGTCGTTACTCTTAATTCAAGCTTTTTAAAAGATTTTAAATAATTGTAACTAATAATATATAAAGCAGCTGCCGTACCGACAGGCCAAATTGCCATGAGCCAGTTAGGATATTTAAGACTTGCTATAGTAGGAAATACAGTAAGTACTAATACGAAAAGCATCCTTGGGACATTGATATATGTATATGCGATTGCACCTTTTATCGCTTCCTTTGTTGACATCTTAAATCTAGCCACTAAAGCAAATACTGCGAGGAATGCCATCGCTAAAAATACAGTAACTACTGCAAGAAGAATGACAAAAATTCTGTTATAGTTTTCAAATCCGTTTTTGTATATAAGATACCAGTCATAACTAAGGAAACAGCCAACAAGTAACTCAATAATCCAGATAACTGTTGACTGCTTAAAATTCTCTTTGAAGCCTTTTATGAATGATTTAAAAAATCCGGCATCTTCGTCTCTTAAAAGCTTCATTCCAACATAATAGCCTGCAGTTATTGCTGCTCCCGCAGTAATAACAGGAAGCGAGAACAGCAAACATAATAATCCCACAAGCATATATTCCGAAGCTTTAGTAAGAAAGCTCATAAACGGACTGTCAAAACTGAAAAAATCCAATTTTAAAAACCTCTATTCCTTTACACCGCCTATTGTAAGTCCTGTAACGAAATATCTCTGCAGGAAAGGATAAAGACATACTATAGGAAGCATTGTAATAACTGTTGCAGCCGAACGTACCGTAACAGGTGTTACTCTGTTATCCGCAGCATTATTGACATTTACAGCATTACCACCCTGTTGCATTACTGAAGACAAAAGCTTCATAAGTTCGTACTGAAGAGTAGTATACTGATCCTTCATACGGTTGTAAAGCATTGCATCAAACCATGAGTTCCACTGATATACTGCAACGAACAATGTTATTGTAGCATAAACAGGCAGACAAAGTGGAGATATAATTTTAAGAAAAATTGTAAAGTGTCCTGCTCCGTCAAGCGATGCTGATTCCTCAAGCGAATCAGGAATACCCTGCATGAACGTTCTTATTACAAGCATATTAAATGCACTTACCATTCCCGGAATTACATATACCCAGAATGAATTTGTAAGATGCAATGACTTGTAAAGTAAGAGAACAGGAACAAGTCCGCCGTTTACGTACATTGTTATTACCCAGAATAAAGAAAATGATGCTTTAAACATAAATTTCTTTCTGCTTATTATGTACGCAAGAAGTGCATTTGTAACAAGTGATAAAACAGAGCCGATTACCGTTCTTGCTACTGTAATAACTGCCGCCGTTTTTATATTCTGTTTACCAAGGACCGTTGCATAGTTTTTAGTAGTAAAGACTCTAGGCCAGATATGAATGCCGCCTTTTACCGCATCAATACCATCGTTGAATGATACTGCTATTGTATTTACAACCGGATATAGTGTAATTATTACAAATACAACCATGAATATACCGTTGCAAATATAAAATGCCAGGTCCCATCCTTTTAAGTGCTTTAACTTAGATTTTTTTGACATTTCACTACCTCCTAGAATAGACGTTCCTGACCGGCACGTTTGGCAATACTATTTGCAATCAGTATAAGGATAATTGATACCAGACTCTTAAACATACCTGCTGCGGTACCTAAAGAGAAGTCACTCTGACTTATTCCCCAGTTAAGAACATAAATATCAATAGTATCAGAAACTGATTTAATAAGGTCATTTCCTAACAGATACTGAACTTCAAATCCTGCATTAAGAACGTTACCTACGTTAATAAGTAAAAGAATAATAATTGTCGGTCTGATACTTGGAAGAGTAATATGTAAAATCTTGCTAAACCTTCCTGCTCCATCAATTGAAGCCGCTTCATATAGGCAAGGGTCAATCGCTGTAATGGCAGCAAGGTAAATAATTGCATTCCAGCCTGTTTCCTTCCATACATTGGCAAAGGCTACAATCGGCCAGAAATACTTGGTATCACCAAAGAATACAATCGGATTTCCTCCGAATGCTCTGATAACTTCGTTAACGATACCGTTTGTTGATAAAGCATCGTGCAATATACCTGTAACTATGATCCATGAAAGGAAATGCGGGAGATACGATATTGTCTGTATTCCTTTTTTTACAAGCGTATTCCTTACTTCATTTAAAAGAATGGCAAACAAGATAGCCATTACAAATGTGGCAATAAGATTTATTACACCCATTGCAAGTGTATTTCTGAATACACGGATAAATCTGTCATCCTCAAACAAAAACTTAAATTTTGCCAAACCTACCCATTTCGAATGTAATAATCCTGTCTTCGGTTTATAATTCTGAAACGCCATGACCCATCCGCCAAGGGGAATATAATAGAATATTAATCCGTATATGAAGAATATTGCGGCTGTAATAACAAGAAATGACTGTCTTTTCAATTCCGCAAATGTAACACGGTTTTTCCCGACATATGGCTGAGTCTTATTCACTTTTACACTTCCGGTTTTCTGACTCATAACTATCTCCTTCATAACATAGCATTTTACATAAATATGGCGCCTCACAGTGCTGACGCTATACTGTGGGCGCCACATTTATCTTAAGGACAATTCAAATTATTGATTTGCTCTTCTGTCAAGCTCTTCCTGCATTTCATCAAGGAATGCCTGAGGATTACATTCTTCATAAGCTGTCATATACTCAGCCCATGTCTTTTCAAAGTCGGAAGACATAACAACCTTTGGTAACCATTCGTGCTTTGTCTCGCCCATCTTTGTCCATGCTACTCCACCTTCTGTTTCAGTTGTCATTGAATTTGAGTATGAGTACATTGGGAACCAAGGACCATTCTCTTCTACAACTGAACCAATCATATCCGGATAACCGTGTGCACCGTATGCCTCGAAGCATTTAACCAATGGCTCATCCATATTAGATACGAATTCTGAATACTGCTCTGTTGGCTGCATTGCGTTCTTGCCATCTCTTGATGTTCCAAGCCACTGTGGCATGTATGAATAAGGACACATATGTGAAGCCTTATATGATTCTTCAGCACACTGTGCTCTCATTTCATCTGTTCTGTAGTATAATCCATCTTCGTCTACAAGATAGTCAACACCTTCAACACCCCAGAATCTTAAATCATGAATTTCCTGATCCAGAATATCGTTAAGGAACTTAAATGCTCTGTCTGGATCTTCACAGCTTGTAGTAACTGCGATACCTGATGATGTATTAACTGTATCAGCATATGTATGCCATCTGTTCTCCATACCCTTTTCAGCTGTAAGTCCAAGAGGAACATAGCTGCATCCCTTTTCATCAAGACCTGATGACTTGAATACGTCACGGATTGTATAGTTGAAGTCCCAGTTCTGGTCACACATACCAAGTACGCAACCTGTTGAAAGCTTTGCGATGTACTCATCATATGTCTGTGTAGCGAATTCAGGATCGACAATTCCCTTATTAAACTCTTCGTTGAGCTTTCCGAAATACATCTTAGCTGTTGGAGTTGTATTGTAGTCAACGATTGTAGGTGTTCCTGAGCTTGTATCTACGATAACTGAACCATCATTAGGATAACCATCAAGGAATTCAGGAGCATTCTCTAAGCAGAAATATCTCCAGTCTTCACAAAGAATTGTGTAAGGAATGATTGGTGTACCGTCTTCAAGTGTCTTGTGCTTCTCATAATATCCTTCTAAGAGATCGAAATACTCATCAAGAGTTTCAATCTTTGGATATCCGGCTTCTTCAAGTACCTTAGCCTGTACCCAGAATGCTTCGTCATTATGCCATGTAGCCTTTGATTCACCATATGTGTTTGTGAATACGTTAGCCCAGTAAATCTTACCATCTTCCTGACGGAACATATCCCACTCTTCATCAGTGAACATTTCCTTAAGGTTAGGATATTTCTCAAGATAATCATCCCATGGAACGAGTGCATCTGCATCGTATAACTGCTTTGTAGCGTCACCACCATCAATAAGGTCAGGATATTCACCACTTGCAAGGATTGTACCGACAGCTTCCTGTGCTGTCTGTCCTGTAAGCCATGTCTCTTTAACTCTTACACCTGTCTTTTCTGCGATGATTTCCTGGATTTCATTTCCATCATTAATCTCTGCCTGTGGCATTGCACCAAAGAAAGTCATGTCGATGATTTCACCTGATGATTCTCCATCAGTTGTCTCTGCTGCTTCTGCTTTTTCTTCTGTCTTTGCATCACTTGTTGCTTCACTTGATGCTGAATTTGAATTACAGCCAACAAATGAAAATACCATTGCTGAAGCTAAAGTCAATGCTAAAAGTTTTCTCAACTTCATTTTAACCTCCCTTTCGACCAAACGGTCACTTTTCATACTGACAATGGTATTATAAAATTCTGTCACGATGAAAAAACCCTACAAATTTTAGATAAATACCCCACAAATTTTTAATCATTTCTGTTCTTCCTGTATTTTGACGGGGTACATCCTTTTATTTCAATAAATTTTCTTACAAAATAATCATTGTCCTTATATCCAACCATCTCTGATATTTTTGTGATTTTTTCTTCTGTTTCCACTAACAGAAGAGCCGCTTCGTTAATTCTGTATACAGTGAGGTAGTCTTTAAACGACATTCCGTATTTTTTCTTGAAAATCTGACCTAAATATGAACTGTTAATATATAACTTTGCGCTCAGTTCCTTAAGGCTTATATTTTTCATGTAATTGTTTTTTATTTCGTTCTCAAGCTCGTCAAGAACAGATACAGATACATTTTTTCTAAGCTGCGATAAATACTCTGCATATTCTATTGCAAATTCAGATAAGTGTTCGCTGCTGCCGCGCAATATGCCTTCATGAAACGAGCTTTCACTGATATACTGAAGAATCTCCTCCTGATTAACCTGATCGTCCTGACTCGTTGCAAGATGTATTAGCCCAAACAGCAAATAATCCATGTTAAGCTTTATTGTCTCACTTGTAATACCTAAACGGCTCATCTCCTTAAAGAGCTCTGTCACCTTATATGAAATATCTTTATGTGAGTTAAGCTCAATTGCTCTGATAAGTTCATCGATGTTCTGCTTACAGAGGACTCCGCCTCCCTGATTAATCTGAACTTCATTTTCATAAAAATATATTTCTTTTTTAGGTCTGAATCCCTCAAATGACCTAAGGATTCTGACTGTACTGTATGATTTAGAAATATTGTTTATTCCCTTGACCTGTTTTCCGGCAAGAATTCTTATTGGAAGTCTGAACCTTGATAAAATCTCATTTTTAAGATTGATTAAGTATTCTTCTTCTGTCATATTTAGATCATTATACATGTAATCACACATGATGAGACCGATTTCATTACTATTCTGGTCAAATGAAGTATCAAAAACAACGTGATTTTTATCGTCTTTAAGAAGTTCTTCGCATAATTCGTATAATTCTCTGTGAATCTGCCTTATTTCGTTTTCATCATAATCTTCGGATTCATATGAATTTATGAATTCAATACTTGCAAATCTGACATTTTCCGATAACCTCATCTGAGCGTTTATATACTCAATGTTTTTCTCGTCAAATTTGCCGAATAGTACCGCAATGACATGTCGGGCAAGAAGAGCCTGTTCCATGCTTTCTTTTTTGATTGACTCCTTAATAAGCTCATTTCGTTTATTTGAGATTTTCATAATCAGAGAGGTGAGTTCATCCTTCTCAACAGGCTTAAGTACATAGCCTGCACACCCGTACTTTAATCCCTGCATTGCAAAATCAAAATCTTTGTATCCGCTTAATATTATTACTTCAAGGTCATTAAACCCATCCTCGCGAAGTTTTTTCAGAAGTTCAATACCGTTCATTTCAGGCATTTTTATATCTGTAACAACGATATCCACATGGTTATTCTTAATATATTCATATGCATCGGAACCGTTTGGTGCGGTGGCTGCTATTTCACATCCAATCGACTTCCAGTCAATAAGCACTCTTAATCCCTGCAAAATAAAAGGTTCGTCATCAACTAATAATACTTTCATCAATATTATCTTCCTCTTTTTTTTTCGTTGAAAAAACTATCTGAATAAGTGTACCTATACCTTCTTCGCTTTCAATGTCAAATCTGTATTCATCACCCATTGTCATCTTAAGTCGCAACAATGCATTATATATACCTATATGTTTTTCGCTTTTTAAATCTTCAATATTGATGGATTTTGCCTTTTCTCTTATCTCTATAAGCTTTTCATCATCGATTCCGTTTCCGGTATCCTCAACCTCGATAATAAAGTCATCATTCCTCTTATATACTCTTAAATATACAAAACATTCCGAGGTTTTATTTTCCATTCCGTGAACACACGCATTTTCAACGAAAGTAACGACAGTCAGTTTCGGAATCAGACGCTCTTTACAAGACTCATCTATACTGATTTCATATTTAAGCTTATCTCCGAATCTGTATTTCTGGAGTAAAAGATAAGCTTCCACTGAAATAACCTCCTGCTCAACAGAAATCATGTCTGAATCCCAGTTGACATACTGCCTTTCCATTAATGCGAGCTTTTCAACCATCTCGGCAGTCTCTGTCTCGCCTTTAATAAGGCTGTGCATTCTTATTGACTCAAGTGCATTAAACATAAAATGAGGATTTATCTGGCTGTGAAGAGCCAAAAGCTCGGCTTTTTGCCTCGCAATACTCATTTCCTGTTCTTTAAGCCTTTCCTTGTACACAATACGAATAAGGTTATTTACCTGATCGACCATCTTGTTATAGTTGAGCATGAGATTATAAAGCTCATCACTTCCTTCCGGATTTTCAACTCTTACAAGCTCATCGTTCTCACGCTTACCGAAAACCTGATCAAGCTTCTTGATTCTATATACAATGGAATTGTTGATTTTATATAATACAAATGCCGGTAATAAAAGACTTATTACTATTAATACTATTATTAATATTTTGTTATCAAATAAATATTGTAAAGACGTGGCATCTTCTATCTTTACAGCAATTTGCGTTATGTTTCCAAGGTTTGTTACGTTCTTGATATAGTAGTTTTTTTCGTCTTTTTCAAATATCGGATATGGTGAATTAAGATTGTTAAATCCTTCACTTGAAAAGATAATTTCATCATCAGCACATATACATACCGACTCCAGATTACATAGTCTTATTATTTCTGATGAGGCCGAACTGTAATTTAAGTCAATTCTGATAAAAGTATCATATGGACAGTTTTTAAACGAAAGCTTGCCGAAATAAAAAATTCTTCGTTTTGATTCTGTTACACCGGTTGATGTATCATAATCACATCTGAATATGTACTTTTCACCGCTTTCAATATAATCTTTAAACCACTGCGCATTTTCAATATCTTTTGTACGTCCCACATAACCGCCACTTACTACAGTCTCGTTTGATGTATAGAGCTTAACTTTCATGTTGTTAAAACGGGTTAATGTCTGAAAGAAATAGTTTTCCGACATCTTATGATAATTGTCATAGTAATCAAATGTCGTTTCATAAGTCTGACCGAGTATTTCTCCGACTTTGTAGTTCTGGTCTACGCTTGTTGCAATGTTATGACATGTAGTAATAATGTCTTCACCATAATTAATTATTGTATCAGCCACCTTCTCGGCTTCACGTAATGACTCGGCCTTTTCCTCGCTTAAAATATTGTAAATGATAATTCCGTCTATCGTAATAAGCGGAAGTATTACACAAAAAAGGAAAAGGCCGATAATCTTCTCACGAAGCTGTAAGCTGTTAAGTCCTTTATCTATGATGTTGTGAAGACGAAAAGTCTTTTTTTCTTTCATTTCAAACCGCCGGAACTCAGAATACATCTGCTGATTACATGTTAAGTATGTAATCAAGGAACTTTTTTGGATAATCCTTATCAGGAATTCCTATTGTAAAAACAAGCAGTGCTTCTTTACTGTCACCAAACATTTTAGTATCACTTAAATCAATTGCCGCAGGATAACTGATTCCCGATTCAGGTTCATCAGCGTATATTACTTTATCCTTCACCTTCTCAGGCAGTCCGTCCTTAAACAGTTCGTCTAAAGACGCATATATTCCGCCTGATGCATATCTGTCAAAGTTGTTTCTATCGAGTATCAGGTAATGAATTTCTCCTGCTGATGCCTGCGTTATCAGCGCCATTTCCTGGGCGTTTGCATCCATTTTCTGTTCAGTATCTTCGAACATGTTATCTATAGATACAAACGCCTCATACTTATTCTTGTCATAATGATAATAATCAAGAAATCCTGTAGTTAACGCTTCTTTTGCATCATCAGAAACCGGGACGCTGTATACGCAGCCGGCACTTACGACTTTCTTTTGCAAAATCGTATCGTTTACAAACCAGATTAATAGAATAATCGCAATAACAACACATATTGTCTTTGCAAGATAATAAGCCTTGAAATATTCCCATTTCTGCTCTTTATTCATTCCCGATACTTTATCTTTTTCTTTTGATAATTTCTCGTTTATTCCCATAAGGTACAATTACCTCGCGACATCAATATATTCTGTAATTGCCACTCAGTGCAAGGAAGCAGAAAAAGTACAGGCAATTATCATAGTATCTTCTGTTGCCTTCCCTTAACGGTGTGTCAAAAAACTTCTTAAGACACTGCATGGAATCAGTATTGTAGGATGCAAGAGCCGTCATCGCATTTGTTGCTATTATCGCAGTCGGATGAAGAGCATTTTCTTCAAGCTGTTCTCCTTCAACAGTGAAAATATGATTCCAGTTTTCAAATCCGACCTTATTAACGAAGAAGTCTGCAAAAACTTCAGCAATGTGCTTTTCCCACTCATCGCTTTTATTCCAGGAATAGTCAAGACAAATATTCATAATTGTCCTGTATGCATCCGAATAATACCAGTCGTGTCTTCCCCATCTGTCATCGTCATTAAACGGTCTTCCGTCAAAATGTGCATACTCTGCTGATAAGCCTGTGTCAGCATTGCATGCAAGCTTTAAGTATTCCCTGCTTGCTTTTGCAGCTTCCTTAAAGAACTCCCTGTCCTCTTCATATGCACGCTCTGCAAACAATTCATAAAAGTGTGGAAGATGATATGAAGGATCAGAAAAATCAACTTCACAAATAAACCTTATGAGCTTGTTGTTATTGTCAAACATTGCCCTTCCTTCTTCGCCGTTCTCTCCTTTATGAATCATGTCGTGAAGTATTTTTTTTGCTTCTTCTTCGTAATTAAAAATTCCGTCTCCATTACCCCATCTTTTTGCCGCAAAAAGAAGAGCCATTGCGAAATATTCTTCCCCATCAGGCGCAGGACCATAAGCATTTTTCTTACCGTTAGTCTGACAAGACCATGCAAAGAAGCCGCTGTTCACGCCTTTGTCCATATACATGTATGTCTTTGCCCATTTCCACAGACGGTCAAATTCGTTCTTTTTATTCATCTG
>SAMEA3663297__coassemble_1573_pt1 | contig 7708 bp, 6 predicted proteins | sample SAMEA3663297__metabat2_low_PE_027 | metagenome-assembled genome bin SAMEA3663297 (sample SAMEA3663297) | pig gut metagenome | biome: pig gut; feature: pig-associated habitat; material: faeces | place: China | collected 2013
ATAGCCATAGCAATTGCGTAATCAACATTTTGTTCTGTAATTACATTACCTCTTTTTGACAACTCATATAGCTCTGTCAAAATATTTTTCACAGTCGTGACATCTAAGTCTGAGCCTGTAATTTTGATGCCTTCAGATCTTTCAAGAATAGAAACACTAAAGGTACGTTCGAGTTTTTTAATATATACATCAAACGCACCACTAATGTTTTTTGCATGTTCAATTTCAATGTCTAAAATAAATTCTGCCATACTAATTATTTATGATATGGTTCATTATTATTGATTCTGTATGAACGATAAATCTGCTCTAACAGAATAACCCTCATTAACTGATGTGGAAATGTCATTTTAGAAAAGCTCAAATGATAATCAGCTTTATCGCAAATTGACTTATGTAAACCAATTGAGCCTCCTATTACAAATTGAATGTCTGAAAATCCGTCTACACCCCACTTGCTAATTTTTCCTGCAAGCTCAACAGAGTCAAGCATTTTGCCGTCAATTTCCAACGTTACAAGTACAGCATCATTTTTAATATACTTTTCAATTCTGTTAGCTTCCGACAGCTTGATTTTCTCGCATACAGCTGAAGACGCATTTTCTACTGTTTTCTCATCAAGCACTTCAAGAATATTTAAATTACAATATCTTGACAGTCTTTTTGAGTATTCTTCTATCGCTTCTTTAATATATTTTTCTTTAATTTTTCCAACACAGATAATATCTATATTCAAAACAATACCTTATTTATTGCTTAAATAATCATGGATACCCTTAGCTGCCGCCTTTCCTGCACCCATAGCAAGAATAACAGTAGCTGCTCCGGTAACAGCATCTCCTCCCGCAAAAACGCCTTCCTTAGAAGTAGCTCCTATTTCCTCATTTGCAATAATGCAACCATGTCTGTTTGTTTCAAGTCCCTTAGTAGTTGAAGAAATAAGCGGATTAGGGCTTGTACCAAGTGACATAATGACAGTATCAACATCCATAATAAACTCTGAACCCTTTATTTCAACAGGACGTCTTCTTCCTGATTCATCAGGCTCACCAAGTTCCATACGAATACATTTCATTCCGGTTACTAGACCCTTCTCGTCCTCGATGATTTCAACAGGATTAGTAAGAAGCTCAAATTTAATTCCTTCTTCCATTGCATGATGTACTTCTTCAACTCGTGCAGGCAGTTCTTCAAGTGAACGACGATACACAATGCTGACATTTGCACCAAGTCTTAATGCTGTTCTTGCAGCATCCATTGCTACATTACCACCACCGACTACTGCAACATTTTTGCCCGGCTTAATTGGAGTATCATAGCTTTCATCAAAGGCTTTCATAAGGTTTGAACGTGTAAGGTACTCGTTTGCTGAAAATACACCGTTAGCTGTTTCGCCCTTGATTCCCATAAACTTAGGAAGGCCTGCACCCGAACCAATAAATACTGCTTCGAAGCCTTCTTCTTCAATAAGCTCATCAACTGTAGTTGACTTTCCGATTACAACGTTTGTTTCAATCTTTACTCCAAGATTCTTAACATTCTCTATTTCTTTTGCAACTACGTCTTCTTTTGGTAATCTGAACTCAGGAATACCGTATACCAAAACACCGCCTGCTTCATGAAGTGCTTCAAAAATAGTAACGTCATATCCAAGCTTAGCCAGGTCGCCTGCACAGGTAAGTCCTGCAGGGCCTGAACCTATAACAGCAACCTTCTTACCGTTCTTCTCTTTAGCACCCTCTGGCTTAATTCCCATCTCTCTTGCAGTATCAGCAACAAATCTTTCAAGCTTACCTATTGAAACAGGTTCACCTTTAATTCCTCTGATACATTTACCTTCACACTGTGATTCCTGTGGACAAACACGTCCGCAAACAGCAGGAAGTGCTGATGATTCAGAAATTACCTTATACGCTTCCTCAACGTTTCCTGTCTTAACCTGTTCAATAAATGCAGGAATATTAATTGCTACAGGACACCCTTTAATACACTGTGCATTTTTACAATTAAGGCATCTGTTAGCTTCTTCAATTGCTTCTTCTTTATTGTAGCCAAGACAAACTTCATCAAAGTTTTTTGCTCTTACTTTAGGTTCCTGTTCTCTTACCGGAACCTTTTTTAACACGTCACCCATCTTATTCTCCTTATAATCAAATTACAGATATTATTAGTTGCAGTTGCCACATCCACCGTGATGTGTATCTCCCTCTTTAGCTTTAAGATATGCTCTTCCTTCTTCACTCTTATAGAGAGTCTGTCTCTGCATTGCCTGGTCAAAATCAACCTTATGTCCGTCGAACTCAGGACCATCAACGCATGCAAACTTCACTTCACCGCCAACTGTTACACGACAAGCACCGCACATACCTGTACCGTCAACCATTATCGGATTCAGGCTGACAATTGTCGGAAGATCATAATTCTTAGTAAGTAAGCAAACAAACTTCATCATAATCATTGGTCCGATTGCAACACAAACATCGTAGTTCTTCTTTTCTTCTTCAATAAGATACTTTATTGTATCCGTAACCATACCACTTCTTCCATAAGAACCATCATCTGTTGTAATATATAGATTTCCGGAATACTTCTTGAATTCATCTTCTAAAATAACAAGTTCTTTTGTCTTAGCACCGATAATAACGTCCGCTTCGATACCGTTTTCCTTAAGCCATTTAATTTGCGGTAAAACAGGTGCTGTACCAACACCGCCGGCAACGAACAGATACTTTCTCTTTTTAACCTCATCTATCGGATCTGTAACAAACTCAGAAGGCTGTCCCAGTGGGCCTGTAAAATCCCTGAAAGAATCTCCTGCCATCAATGAAGACATTCTGTATGTAGAAGCCCCAATAGCCATAAACACAATAGTAATTGTTCCTGCTTCCCTGTCATAATCGCAGATTGTCAATGGAATTCTCTCACCCTTTTCATCGATTTTTGCGATGATAAACTGTCCCGGCTTACATGATTTTGCTATTCTTTTCGCTGATACTACCATCTTGAAAATAGTTTCAGTAAGCTGTTCTCTCTCAATAATTTTGTACATTTTTCTCCTCCAGTTTTAATTTCTATCTAAGTGCCTCTAATGTGTATTTCCCGGTAGATTTATTCAGAATAGCTTTATATGAAAGTCCGTTCAACACATCAACTGCATAATGATTCCCGGTTGGTTCTTTTTCTTCATCAGATTCATCATATTCATTTATAATATAATATGTTGAATTATTGGTTACGCATGCCTGTTCGCATTTATAGGAATAGTCTGTGCTTCCGGAAAGCTTCTTCCAGTTAATAATTGCGTTAGTAGCTGTTTCCATATCAAGAAGAACTACCATTTCAAGTGATATATCAACACTTACAACATCACTTGAAACTCCTTTATTTGATATTACAGCAAATTTATATGTATGTTTACCAATGTACATAGGAATCGGGCCTATATACTTTTCATCTTCAATTGTCGGATCTTCTCCATCAATCGTGTAATAACATACTTCATAATCGGCAAAATCCGCTTCAATCGGAGTCGGTACATTATACGTTCCGCCTGTTGTTTTAATAATCGGAGCATCAGGCACAAAGTAGTCAATTGTATATTCTGCTATTGTGTTTTCACTCTTAACTCCGAATTTATTTATCGCGACCGCATTAATTATATATTCTCCGGCTTCAAGCTCAATTGGACCGTTATATAGTAAAGCATTTTCATCTGCATTCTGACCATCAAGAGTATAATATATTGTTGATTCTTCATCGGATGATAGAACTACTGTCTGCTTACTGTCATAAACTCCCGACTCTACGGAAAAAGAAACGTTTGAAACTTTGTATTGCTTATATATATTAAGAATTTCCTCATCATTAATATCATTAAGCAGTTTACTTATTGAAGAATAGTCATTTAAGGCTTCGTAATTCTTAATTATTCTCTCATAGATATTCGGGTCATCATTCTGATTAATAAGTTCATATAAAACAGCATTGCTCTCATCATACTTGCCGAGCATATAATAATTATCCGAAAGCAAAATACTGATTCTTATATCTTCAGAATCAATTGAATGTGCATGCTTAAGTATTTTTACAGATTCGTCATACTGTTCATTCTCAAAGTAATCAAATGCTTTCTCATACTGTTTGTCTATTGAATAATAATCATTTATTCGTCTGTTAATCATTAATACTAAAAATACAATTACAAGACAAACAGCTCCTGCGATTACAAGAGCTTTAATTACTATTTTATCATCCGGTTTTCTGTCATCTAATCTGTCAATAGATGTATGTTTTATAGAATTAATATTAATTTCCTTAGTTGCTTCAATGTCAATTTCTTTTGCAATTTCCTTTGTTGCAACTTTAGATAACTCCTGTATAACACCGGCTGTATCGTACTCATCCGTAAATGAAATATTGATATTTTCATCAACAGTAGCATCAAAATCAGGAACTATCCTGATTTCTTCACCACATGTTTCACAATACAGATGTCCTTCCTGTATCGTGCTACCGCACTTTGGACAAATCATTATTGTTTCATCCCTTACTAATACAAATTATGCGTCTTTAAGACAGTTGCTCATTAACATTGCAATTGTCATAGGTCCGACTCCTCCGGGAACCGGAGTAATATAGCTTGTATGAGGTGCCACATCATCATAGTCAACGTCTCCACACAGCTTATTGTTTTCCATTCTGTGTATTCCTACATCGATGACGCATGCACCTTCTTTAACATATTCTGAATTTATCATTTTTGGCTTGCCAATAGCGACAACAAGAATATCTGCTCTTTTACAAACCTCTTTTAAATTGGCTGTCTTTGAATGACATACAGTAACTGTTCCGTTTTCTCTTAAAAGTAATACTGCCATAGGTTTACCAACAATATTGCTTCTGCCTATTACTACGCATTCCTTACCTTCAATAGAAATATTTGATCTCTTAAGAAGCTGTATAACACCTTGCGGAGTGCATGACAAAAATCCATCCTCACCGATTAACAGTGCACCTACAGACATTGGATGGAATCCGTCAACGTCTTTTTGAGGAGATATTCTTCTTATTATTGTATCTTCATCAATGTGTTTTGGAACAGGAAGCTGTACTAATATTCCTGTTACTTCATCATCGTTATTAAGCTCGTCAATAAGCTTTATAAGTTCATCCTGTGTTGTTTCTTCCTTAAGCTCAAATGACTTAGAACCGATTCCAATATATTCACATGCCTTTTTCTTATTGCCTACGTATACTGTTGAAGCCGGGTCGTTTCCAACCTGAATTACGGCAAGACAAGGTATTTTTTTACCTTCAGCTTTAAGGCTTAATACTTTAGCCTTTAACTCATCCTTTATCTCTTGTGAAATCTTTTTCCCATCAATTATCTTAGTCATATAAGCTCCTTATTATATTTAGAATAATCCTGTAATATTGCCATCATCATCAACATCAATGCTGTATGCGGCAGGATTTTTAGAAAGTCCCGGCATAGTCATTATTGAACCTGTAATGGCAACAATAAATCCTGCACCTGCAGATACATACATATCTCTTACAGTTATTTCAAAATCATTAGGTCTTCCAAGCTTTGTGGCATCATCAGAAAGTGAATACTGTGTTTTTGCCATACATATCGGTAGTTCGGAATATCCGTGCTTATTAAGGTTATTTATTTCCTTTTCAACATTTAATGTATACTTAACACCTTTGGCACCATAGATTTCCTTTGCAATTGTTAAAATCTTTTCCTTTATCGGAAGCTTTTCATCATATAAAGGCTTAAAATCAGATTTTTTGTTTTCAATTGAATTAATAACTTTTTGTGCAAGTTCTATTCCGCCCTGTCCGCCTTCCGTAAATACATTTGAAAGTGCAAATTCACAGCCTCTTTCCTCACAGAATTTCTTAATAAATTCATGCTCAGCTTGAGTATCTGATGCAAATGCATTAAGAGTAACTACAACAGGAACATTATATTTCTTGAGATTTTCAATGTGTTTTTCAAGATTTACAATTCCCTTTTGCAATGCTGAAAGATTCTCGGTAGCCAAATCTGCTTTTTCAACTCCGCCATTATATTTAAGAGCTCTTACCGTTGCAACAAGAACTACACAGGCAGGCTTTAATCCCGCTTTTCTGCATTTAATATCAAAAAACTTTTCTGCTCCAAGGTCTGCACCGAATCCGGCTTCAGTAATACAATAATCTGCCATCTTAAGTCCTGCTTTTGTAGCTATTACAGAATTACAACCATGAGCTATATTGGCAAAAGGGCCACCATGAATAAGTACAGGTGTATGTTCTAAAGTCTGAACTAAATTAGGCTTAATTGCTTCTTTTAAAAGAGCAGCCATTCCGCCTACTGCCTTAATGTCATTAGCAGTAACAGGATTTCCGTCATAATCATATGCAACAACCATTCTTGAAAGACGTCTTTTTAAATCCTTAAAATCTGTTGCAAGACAAAGAACTGCCATGATTTCAGAAGCAACCGTAATGACAAAATGATCTTCTCTTACAAAGCCGTCAGTCTTAGAACCAAGTCCTACAACAACATTTCTTAATACTCTGTCATTCATATCAACACATCGTTTAAATACGATACTTCTTGTATCAATATTCTTTTCATTTCCTTGCTGGATATGGTTGTCAAGAAGTGCGGCACAAAGATTATTGGCACTTGTAATAGCATGAAAATCCCCTGTAAAATGAAGGTTAATCTCATCCATTGGAACTACCTGTGCATAACCACCGCCTGCAGCTCCGCCTTTAATTCCAAAACACGGGCCAAGTGATGGTTCTCTTAATGCAAGTACTACCTTTTTATTAAGTTTTGAAAAAGCATCTGCAAGACCTACGCTTGTAGTAGTTTTCCCTTCACCTGCCGGTGTCGGATTAATTGCAGTAACTAAAATAAGCTTTCCGTCTTCATTATTTTCTATTGACTTTAAGTATTCAGAAGACAGCTTTGCCTTGTATTTTCCATACATTTCAATATCATCTTCACTGATATTAAGTCTTCCTGCAATCTCTTTAATATTCAGTTTTTCAGCTTCTCTTGCGATTTCAATATCTGCTTTCATTAAAACTCTCCTTGTTCTAAAGCATTTTCAAATTCTTCCATACTCATGAGTACTTTTCTTGGTTTTGTTCCTTCCTCTTGAGATACAATGCCTGCTTCAAAAAGCTGATCCATAATTCTTGCAGCTCTGTTAAAGCCGATTTTGAATCTTCTCTGAAAATATCCGATTGATGCTTTGTCCTGTTCTATTACAAGCCTTGCCGCTTCAATAAAATACTGGTCTTTGTCTGAATCGTTATCCTGACTATTTCCACCTAAGCCCTGCTTTGTACCGTTAGAATCCAAAGCCTGCGAATTGACCTTTGCAAGCACATCCTCGTCATAATAGCCCTCGCCGCAATTTGCCTTTAAAAAGTCAACAATTTCGCTAATTTCCTCATCTGAAATAAATGCACCTTGAACTCGTGAAGGCTTAGTATAGCCTTGAGGATAAAAGAGCATATCGCCCTTTCCTAACAAACGTTCAGCACCATTCATATCAAGAATTGTTCTCGAATCGACTCCCGATGAAACAGCGAATGCGATACGGCTTGGCATATTAGCCTTAATGAGTCCTGTAATTACATCTACAGACGGACGCTGCGTTGCAATTACCAGATGAATACCTGCTGCTCTGGCAAGCTG
>SAMEA3663297__coassemble_7467_pt1 | contig 2373 bp, 2 predicted proteins | sample SAMEA3663297__metabat2_low_PE_027 | metagenome-assembled genome bin SAMEA3663297 (sample SAMEA3663297) | pig gut metagenome | biome: pig gut; feature: pig-associated habitat; material: faeces | place: China | collected 2013
TGGTGAAGGATGGATGGAGTTTGTCGCCTTTATATGATGTGAATCCGAATATTTATGGAGATACATTATCACTTAATGTAGATTCTGATAATAATTTGATTGACTTTAATCTTGCTTTGTCTATTGCTAAAATGTATGGATTGTCAGAGGCGCAGGCGTTGGAGGAATTAAAAGAAATAAAAAATGTTGTGGAAAGCAATTGGAGAAACCTGGCGCAGAAGTACGGATTGAGTAGACGCGAGATTGAAGGAATGGCTCCGGCATTTGATATGTCGTTTAAAGGATAAGAAAACGAAGTAACGGTAAGAGCTCTAAATGAGGTGGCTAAGGCATTTTTTAAAAATGTATTTATCATAGCAATAATTTTAGTTGTTGAGCAGGTGTGAACGATAATTATTATCTAAACGAGCCGTATCTGGTGTATTTAAGGATGGAAGAACTTAAGCTTAAGGAAAAGATTCTGAAAGTTGTGCTCAAGTGTTTGATGAAATTTATTGAAGTAGTTATTATAGTAAAATGAAAGGAAGGTGCCTTATGTTCCCTTTAATTAACAAACGAGAAACAGGTGTTAACCTACGCAGAATCATGGATATGCGTGGAATTACACCAAAGGACGTACAGGAATATCTTGGACTTGGTTGCGTGCAGAGTGTGTACCGTTGGATTGATGGTGTCAATATGCCGACCATTGACAATTTGTATGCACTAAGCGAGTTGCTCCAAGTTCCGATTGATGCAATCGTGCGTGGAAATAGGGCACCGATTGCACTGGATATTATTATAAAGCAGTTGGATTCTCGCGAAAGCAGACTGTATGCTTATTATGAGAAATTGAGTGAGAAGCGTGCTGCGTAAAAATTGAACTACAGCTTCAATGACAAATGAAAAATCCTCCTTTAGAATAGTCAGTAGAGACAATATTCTAAGGGAGGATTTTTTATGAGCGAGAAGATGTTAGTAACACAGGCTCTGGATGAGAGAGACTTGTTGGTAAAGAAGATAGCAGACAAGATTGCTAAGGCAAGCTTTGTCGACACCATTAAGCCAAATGAGGATAAAGTATTTGCAAAGCGAATCGGGAAAGATGAGTATGCAAAAGAAGCAGAATCCGCTTATCAGCAGATTCTTGATTTGATTGACCGATTCCAGAAGATTGATGCAGCAATTGTAGCGTCTAATGCAAGTACGGAAATCACTACATCCTACGGAACATTTACAGTTGCAGGAGCCATTGCGCTTAGAAGCAGACTTCGCGGCATGGGTGCTTTTGGAGCGGATGCTGATTTCGAAGGAAGACTTCAGAAAAAGCTTGCGAGTGAATATAGTGAGCGTGTCCAGAAGAACAGCCAGCTGCAATCTACAGCTGAGGAAATGCGCCTGAGCATTCTTGGGAAAGATAGTAAGACCAAGGATGAAAAGCCTCTGGGGGTTGTAGAAGCCTATGTAAAGGAGAATACGACGGAACTGGTGGATCCGCTGGATGTTAAGAAAAAGCTGGAGGCGTTGGATGAAAAGCGTAACACTCTTTTGACGGAGTTGGATACACAGATAAAAGTATCTAATGCAACAACTTTTATTGAGGTGGCGTAAGCTATTTGCCTGCATTACGAAAACCTCAAATCCGGCTTCCCAGTAACAGGGTTACGTTACATAACAGATAATACCAATTCTGATTAAATTGGGTTGCTAACTTTGAAAGTGGCGCAGTTGGTAGCGCACATGGCTTGAAACCATGAAGTCGCAGGTTCGATTCCTGCCTTTAAAAAAGTTGGTTTGATGACGATGTATAGAACATCTCCGATTTAACTGTTTTGTGTTTTATTTGAACCGTCAAAGGTGAATTGTCAACGATTTTATACTTGAATTGTTTTAAGTGAATTGGAAACTTTTGTGTAGACATAGAAATGTGTTGAAATCCATGAAAAAGGTTAAAGCGATAAGTCGGTTGGTTGGAGGTAATCCTCGTGGCTGTAATGTAGGCACATAATTTAGAAGATAAAGCCGTGGCGAGAGCTACGGCTTTCTTTGTAGGGTTGAAGTTACAATTTGTGACCTCAACGGGAAAAATATGAGTTATGGCGATTAAGGATTTTGGTGGAGGGAATTGTTTATGAGCAAAAAACAACAAAATGTATATGTGGTAGAAGTGGATATGAAGGAGAAAAGATATTGCTAGGGAAGCAGCAGTACAGATTATTGGAATCACAGATACGCTAATAGAAAGACAGAAGCGAGAGGAAGTAACACGGAAGGAGGACTAGATCACATGATACCAACACTATACGAACCATTCCGCCATTGGTCGGACGGAGGCTCTGTTTACATATTATCTGATTTACATTTTGATGATGAAGATTGCAAGTTTATGAGTCC